>DHKFI23503__coassemble_933_pt1 | contig 10772 bp, 8 predicted proteins | sample DHKFI23503__metabat2_low_PE_017 | metagenome-assembled genome bin DHKFI23503 | reverse complement strand
CTGGAAGTGCGTTTGTTCTTGCTAAGATAAGGTTTCACTGCGAAATGTTAGCGGTGAAAGGGAAGAATTGAAATTTAATTTGTTAAGTTTTCTTGGAAATTTTTTTAGAGTGAGGGTGGACCGCAAAGGCACGCTCACTTCGCCGTCAAGTAAATTTTTTGAATAAAAGTTAGGGGTGTTCAGTGGTGCGGGAACGCGTTAGAATAGGACACGTAGTTCCGAATAGAAACATATGTTCGGATAAATGGACGCATGGAGGGGTTAACGTGGTAATCTCGGCACACACATCGGCAGCGGAGCTTGCGCGGCAGATTATGGACCAACAAGGATGCAGTTATCAGGAAGCACTGGAAGCATTGTTGGCAGTTGCGCAGGGCAAATAGGTTCGAGGAGAACGTGATGGAAGGGTGGATTCCATCACGTTCTTTTTTATTGCTAGTAATAATTGCAGGCTTTTATAAAATTCCATATCATAGGGTGGAAGGATAATTTTGTAATTAGCAGGTTATTTAAACCAGATGATATAAAGGGATGAGATTAAGTGGATATCCAAAACCTAACACTTTTTGCAACGCTTGCAAAAACGAAGAGTTACCCGGAAACGGCTGCGCAGCTGCAAATGAGCGTGACCGCGGTGCGGGAACAGATGCGTGAGTTTGAAGATCAACTAGGCGCCCCCCTCTTTGAACGCGAGGTCGAAGCAGTGCGGCTGACGGGAAGCGGGCAGGCACTTTACCCCGCCGTCCAGCGCCTTTTGGTTGACTACCAGCGGGTTGAAAAACAGATGCACCGGCTCCGGAACCAGCGGGACCATGAACTTTACCTGATTACAATTCCAACCATGCTTAACTACGCCGCGTTTGACCGGGTGACCCGTTTTCTCCGGGAGCACCCCGTTGTCAATGCTCGGTTCCGGGAAACAACGAAGCATATTTTTAACCCGCAGAATGCAACTGATCCGGGGGACATTATGTTTACCCGTATTTTTAAGGACTGTAAGGATGACCGGTTCGAGTACATTCCCGTGGACGATGACGAGTATGTCTTGATTACGGCTAAGGATGGGCAATGGGCGCACCGACCGGACCTTACCTTAAAGGACGTTCAGGACGAACCGCTGTACACGCTGGATCAGGCAACGGGATTGTACGATGGCGCATTAAAGGTGTGCTCCCAGAACGGTGTTCAGCCGCGGGAAATCCGGCCCCAACACCGGGTTGATCTCATTTTACAAGCGGTCCGAAACGGTGAAGGAGTCGGATTGTTAATGCGGAAGTCCGTTGTGAACCGGCCAAACGCTGACGTGCAGGTCATTACGGTTCCGCATAACATTGCCCTTGGATTATGCTTCATTCGGCCAATTGGAGAGCATACAGCTGCTGCGGATGACTTGTGGCAGTTCTTAAAGCGGCAGTATCAGGAATAATCCAGTTGGAATAATTATGAATTATTAGGCAAAACACTTTAATCATGGGTTTTTAGGCGGTATACTAATGACGAAGTAAATTTCTAACGGGGTGAGACGATGAACTACATCAACAAGGAAATTGACGATTTTAAGGTAACCGCATACCAGCAAGGCGAAACCATGGACGTTACGAAGCAGGACGTCTTAGGAAAGTGGGCCATCTTCCTGTTTTATCCGGCGGACTTCTCGTTTATTTGCCCGACGGAACTGGAAGCACTTCAGGATAAGTACGAAGAGTTCAAGCAGGCGGGGGCCGAGATTTACACGATTTCAGAGGACACGGAATTTGTTCACAAGGCGTGGGCGGATGCCTCTCCGGAAATCGGGAAGATTCAATACAAGATGCTTGCTGACCCGGCCGGGAAGTTAGCGCGGCAGTTTGATGTCCTTGACGAAGAGGCTGGGCAAGCCTATCGGGGCGTCTTTATCATCGACCCTGACGGCAAGATTCAATCATACACGGTAAACAACATGGCGATTGGCCGGAGCGTGGACGAAATTCTGCGGACGCTTCAGGCTGCGCAGTTTGTCCGGAAGTACGGCGATCAGGTTTGTCCGGTAAACTGGCATCCGGGTGATAAAACCCTTAAGCCGGGAATGGACTTAGTAGGGAAACTATAAGCGTTCCGTTAAGAGGGAACCATGATGAAGATCATGGTTCTTTTTTATTGCTTTGGTACAGATGGTTTCCCCTTTTATTTTGAGCAATTTGCTGGAAAAACGTCATCAATGTTAGAATTAAAGTGCGAATGACAGGATTATTTCCGCGGAAATAACCTGGGAAAGAGGGAAGTATGGATGGCAAAGGAAGATTTAACCCGGTTAACGGAGCTTGCTGATCAGGTCACTGAATTGCCGGAATTTAAGCGGACAGAAACAGAGGAAGCATATAACGAAGTGGTCGTTCCCCTTAAGGAGATTGTCAAGGCAAACCAGGCGGAGGATTTATATGACCAGCTCAACATCATTCCTGTGATGCAGGGAAAGCCGATCATGGACATGATGCGGGATGTTCCCCTGAAGGTGCGGGAAAAGGCCATGTGGGACTTCAGTAAGAAGATGGAGATGCACTACTTCACCAGGGAAGAGGACGGGTACTACTACTTCCATGATGACCAGTTGCAGCAGGTTCTCCTAAAGTTAATTGCTGCCTTACAGCAACGTTTGGGTTAGAAGAGTAAGGAGGGTGTGGTGGAGACCACATCCTCCTTATTGTATATTTAATATTTATTGACGAACCCGACCCGTTCAACGTGGTGATCCTGGTAAACAAAGACGGCACCGTAAATGTCGGGGTTATCCTGGGCCCACCTCTTAGGAGCGTGACCGGCAAAGAACAACCGGGTTGACTCGATTTCGCCCACGACAGAATCACGGGTAAAGACGGTGACTCCCGCCACGGTGGTTTCGAGAGGGTGGCCCGTCCGGGGATCAATAATATGGTGGTAGGTATGACCGTCCTTTTTTAAATAGCGTTCATAAATTCCGGACGTTACCGCAGAACATGCGGACTGGTGGACGGTCGCTACTACCCGTCCTCGCGATTGGGCTGGATCCTGCACGCCAATCCGCCATAAACCGTCGGGATGAAGGGGACACGGGCCCATTGTTAGCAGGTTGCCCCCCAGGTTAATCATGCCGGATTGGATTCCGCGGGAGCGCCAGAGGTCCCGGATCCGGTCTGCAATGTAGCCCTTCGCAATTCCCCCGAGGTCAAGCTCCATACCGGGTTTGGTGAGGAAAACGGTGAGGTTATCGTCGTCAAGTAAGATATTTTGGGGATCGCATAACGTTTGTTGTTTTTCAATGGCGCTTTCTGAAGGGACGTTGGCTCCTGAAAAGCCAATCCGCCAGAGTTTGACGAGGGGACCAATGGCAGCGTTAAAGCCGCAGTTTTCCCGGCTGACCGCAACCGCGAGTTTAGTAAGGGCGTACGTGCTGGCGCTGACCTGAACGGGATGGTCCCCCGCAGCGTGGTTAACGCTCATGAGTTCGGAGTGGTCGCGGTTAACGGTTAACCGGTCTTCGTACCCCTGGATGAGGTGGTACGCGTCGTCTAAATCAGCCTCGGTCGCCGTGCCAAAGGCGGTTAGCTCGATCTGGGTGCCAAGGGCAAAGTATTGTTTTTGAATTTGGCGGCGCCGGACACCAGGAATGGCCGGGGTTGTTTCCCGCCAGGCATTTTCAAGTACAGTCATCTGAGTGTTCCCCCTATAAGTTCATGGTGTCATTATATCATTTCGCGGGCTTAGAAATTGACAGGTGGGGGAAACGGGGTATAATAAACGGCGTAAATATTAGACCGGTAAAGTAGTCAAAGTGCTTTATCCACAAGTTTTCGCAGGGGCGAAGTGTGGACAAAAGCACTTTTTTTATGGCAAGGAGGAATGAAGATGCCGTTAGCAAAGGCAACAGAATACGATACGATTGCAGCGATTGCCACGCCACCGGGTGAAGGGGCAATCTCGATTGTGCGGGTTAGTGGCGACGATGCCGTTGAGCTGGTAACCAAATTGTTCCGGGGAAAGGATCTCCGGCAGGTTCCCACCCATACGATTAATTACGGCCACATTGTTGACCCGAAGACGCACGAAGAAATTGATGAGGTAATGGTGTCGGTGATGCGGGCGCCCCGGACATTTACCCGGGAAGACGTCGTGGAAATTAACTGCCATGGCGGAATTGTTCCGACCAACCGAATTCTTCAGCTGACGCTAACTAACGGGGCGCGGTTGGCGGAACCAGGGGAGTTTACCAAACGGGCCTTCTTACACGGCCGGATTGACCTGTCGCAGGCAGAGGCCGTGATGGACATGATTACCGCAAAAACTGACCGGTCGCGGCAGGTTGCGCTTGGTCAACTGGACGGTAATCTGGCAACCCGCATTCGGGCCCTCCGGCAGGAGATTCTGGACGTGCTTGCCGAGGTGGAAGTTAACATTGACTACCCTGAATATGATGACGTTGAAACGGTCACAACAAAGCTTATGCACGACCATGCGATCAGCGTCCGGAAGAAGATTAAGGAATTGTTGGCAACTGCCCAGCAGGGGAAGGTCCTCCGGGACGGCCTTGCTACGGCGATTGTCGGGCGGCCAAACGTCGGGAAGTCGAGTCTGTTAAATTACCTCTTACACGAGGATAAGGCGATTGTGACCGACGTTGCCGGGACCACCCGGGATGTGATTGAAGAGTACGTCAACGTCCACGGCGTTCCGTTGAAGCTGATTGATACGGCCGGGATTCACGCCACTGATGATAAGGTTGAAAAAATTGGGGTTGAGCGGTCAAAGCAGGCAATCCAGCGGGCGGACCTCGTCATTGTGGTACTGAACGCAAGCGAACCCCTCACCACTGAGGACCGCGATTTATTGAAGTTCACGCAGGGAAAGAAGCGGATTATTCTCTTGAATAAGACAGACCTCCCGCAGAAGATTGAGCAGGACACCGTCCAGCAGTTAAGCGGTGATGATCCGGTCATGCCAATCTCAGTACTGCAAAATGATGGTTTAACGGCCCTAGAGGATAAAATCCAGGAACTCTTCTTTGGCGGAATTGAAAACTCCCAAACAACGGTGATGGTTACTAACGATCGGCACATTGCACTCCTTAACCAGGCGGAGCAGGCCCTTGACGACGTGTTGACGGGGATTACAAACGGGATGCCGGTTGACCTCGTCCAGATTGACCTGACCCATTGTTGGGACCTGCTGGGAGAAATTACCGGCGATAGTTATACGGATGAACTTCTGGATGAACTCTTTAGTAAGTTCTGTCTAGGAAAGTAATGGGGGAAAGAACGATGAAGCTATACGATGGTGGAAACTATGACGTAATCGTAGTTGGTGCCGGGCACGCGGGATGCGAGGCGGCCCTAGCAGCGGCGCGAATGGGAAACGAGACGCTGTTAATTACGATTAACCTTGAAATGGTTGCCTTTATGCCGTGTAACCCGTCAGTCGGCGGCCCGGCAAAGGGAATCGTGGTCCGGGAGCTTGACGCCCTGGGCGGTGAAATGGGGCGGAACATCGATAAGACCTACGTTCAAATGCGGATGTTGAATACCGGGAAGGGCCCCGCTGTTCAGGCGCTCCGGGCTCAGGCGGATAAGCGCCGGTATTCAATTGAGATGAAACACACCCTTGAGCGGCAGGAGCACTTGACACTGCGGCAAGCAGTAGTGGACGATTTAATCGTTGAAGACGGGACGGTTAAGGGCGTTATTACAAATACCGGTGCGAAGTACGGTGCGAAGGCGGTTGTCTTAACGACGGGGACCGCAGCGCGCGGAAAGATTTTCATCGGGGAATTGTCCTACTCATCAGGGCCAAATAACACGAAGCCGGCTGAGAAATTATCCGGGAACCTGGAGAAACTCGGTTTTAGCCTTAAGCGGTTTAAGACGGGGACCCCGCCCCGGGTTGATGGGAATACCATTGACTATGACGAGACGGAGGAACAGCCGGGTGACGCAACGCCCAACCACTTCAGTTTCACAACGCCGGATGAGGACTACCTCCCCGTTTCCCAGCAGTTGTCATGCTGGTTAACGTACACCAACCCGGAAGTTCACCAGATCATTCGTGATAATTTCGACCGGGCGCCGATGTTTTCGGGAGTAATTAAGGGGGTCGGTCCGCGGTACTGCCCGTCAATCGAGGACAAGTTGGTGCGGTTTGCCGATAAAACCCGGCACCAGCTCTTCCTGGAACCTGAAGGCCGGGATACGGATGAGGTGTACGTTCAGGGACTGTCCACCTCAATGCCCGAAGAAGTCCAGCAGGAAATGATCCACGGAATTCGGGGGATGCGCCACGCCCAAATGATGCGCCCAGGCTATGCCATTGAGTATGACATTATCGAGCCGTACCAGTTACGTCCTACCCTGGAAACGAAGCTAGTGAAGGGGTTATACACGGCCGGTCAAACAAACGGGACCTCGGGGTACGAAGAGGCCGCTGGTCAGGGAATGATTGCCGGCATTAATGCGGGCCGGCACGCGCTTGGGAAGAGCGAAGTGGTTCTTAAACGGAGTGAAGCGTATATCGGCGTCATGATTGACGACCTGGTAACTAAGGGGACGAACGAACCGTACCGGCTGTTAACTTCCCGGGCAGAATACCGGTTGCTTCTCCGGCACGACAATGCGGATTTACGGCTAACTGACCTTGGCCACGAGCTTGGTTTAATTAGCGAGGAACGGTACGCGCGGTTTAAGCAGAAACGGGCGACGATTGCTGCTGAAAAGGAGCGGCTCCAGCACTTGCGGATTAAGCCGGGAACGGAGGTTGACGAATTCCTGAAGGCGCACGGCTCCCATCCGTTGAAGGATGCCGTGCTAGCAGCTGACTTCCTGCGGCGGCCGGAGGTAACGTATCAGGACCTCCTTCAGTTCATTCCGGCACCTGAAACACCATTAGACCGGCGGGAGGTTGAGCAGGTTGAAATCCAGTTTAAGTACGAAGGATACATTAAAAAGGAAGAACGGAACGTTGAGAAGCTGAAGAAGATGGAAGCGAAGAAGATTCCGGACCGGATTGATTACGATGCGATTGAGGGATTGGCAACCGAAGCGCGGCAAAAGTTTGATAAGATTCGGCCCGAAACGATGGCCCAGGCTAGCCGAATTAGCGGGGTCAATCCGGCGGACCTGTCAATCTTAGCGGTGTACATTGAACAGGGGAAGATTGCTAAGTTACCAGAATAGTGGTGGCTGAGGCTGGGACAGCAGTTCCAGCCTTTTTGTTTTTACTGTGGTAGTCTGGGGAAAAGAAACTAGAAGTGACTTGGGGAGCCCCCACACGGTTGTTTTTTGCTCGGAGACGGTTTACTTGCTAAGCCGGAATATTTCCCGGGAAATCGCCTTAAATAAAAAATAAATAAACTCCATTACCGCGGGCGAATTAAAGTGTGCTAAATTATAGGGTGAGTTAATTGAATGGTTACGGTGAATTAAAATGAAGGTCATTAAAAATTTTCTGTACAATGCGGGCTACCAATTGCTGGTGTTGATTGTCCCGTTTGTCACAGCGCCCTATATTAGCCGGGTTTTACACGCCGGAGGGGTCGGAATCAACGCGTATACGAACTCGATTGTGCAGTACTTTGTACTGTTTGCTGAACTGGGGATTACTACTTATGGTAACCGCGAAATTGCGTACGTTCGAGATGATCCCCAAAAATTATCGCAAGTTTTTTGGGAAATTCAGTTAATTAAGTTAATTACGACGATTGGCTCGTTAGTTGTTTATTCATTTTTTATTGTCTCGTATAGCAAATTCGTTTATTTTCTAGTGTTTCAGGCTGTTAATATTGTAGGAGTGGCTTTCGATATTTCATGGGCATATATGGGGATGGAAGATTTTAAGCGAACCGCTGTTAAGAATACGGTTGTTCGGCTACTATCGCTAGTTCTCATTTTCGTTTTTGTTCGGAATATTCACGATGTGGGGATATACATTCTTATTATTGCAGGGACAGGACTGGTTGGTCATTTAACGTTGTGGCCACATATGCGAAACGTTTTAGTCCCGGTTAAATTTAGGGAATTGCATCCTTGGCGTCATTTTCGTCCAATCCTGGCACTGTTTGTACCAACTGTGGCAACTACGATTTATGTTCAACTGAACAAGACGATGTTGGGGGTCATGATTGGAACAACTTATTCGGGGTACTACTATAATTCTGATCAGGTAATTAAGATGGTGCTGTCGGTCGCAACGGCGTTAGGAACGGTAATGCTTCCCCACGTGGCAGCTGAATTCGCGAAGGGAAACCAGGAAAAGATTAACGAACTTTTGTATAAGTCGTTTGATGCAATGAGCTTGCTGTGTACTGCGATGTTCTTTGGGGTAGCGGCGGTTAGTCTGCGTCTTGGCCCGTGGTTTTATGGGAAAGGGTTCCAGCCGGTCGGCCCAGCGATGGTGATTGAGTCGGTGGTCCTCCTTGTAATTGGGTGGAGTAACGTGATTGGAACGCAGTTCTTGGTGCCGACGAACCGAGTTCGGCCGTATACGATGTCAATTATTGCGGGTTCATTGTTTAATATTTGTGCGAACTTCTTCTTGATTAAGGCGTGGGGTCTTAACGGGGCGATGGTGTCAACCGTGCTGTCGGAAATCGTAGTAACGAGCTACCAGTTATGGTCGATTCGCCATATTGTCCAATTCCGGGCGATGTTTAAAAACGTGTGGAAGTATCTTTTAGCGGGAGTTGGAATGTTTATCCCCGTGTTCTACCTTAACTACACGTTGACGCCGGGAATCGTCCACTTTGCGCTTGAGATTATGTTGGGAGCGATAATTTACATTGTTTTAGTTGTCGTTTTACATCCAGCAATTATGCAGGAAGTAGTTACTTTGGTAAAAAAGCGCCGAATTGATTAACTTATTAATAATTACCGAGCAGATGTCGAATGAGAAAATCATTCGGCTTTTTATTTGGGTGAAGGTTAAAAAACAGATAACAACGCTGAGTTTAATTGACATGAAAGAAAGACGCCTTTCATAATGTTTTTTGGATATTTATTTGGAGGTTACCATGGAAGGTAAGAAGCATTTTAAAATGTATAAAAGTGGCAAGCAATGGGTTGTTGCGGGGATCACAACGGCGGTAGCAACGCTTGGAACAGTTACCATCGGAAGTCACCACGTAAAAGCCGACACGCTTGCAACGACAACAACGCAATCAACACCAACGCAGGCATCTCAGTCTTCCCAGGCAGTTACTTTACGGAGCACGTCAACTGCTGCAACGAGTAGTTCCTCGGTAAAAACGACAGTGAACCAGCAGAAGAATGTGCAATCAAGTGAGATTTCTTCTCAGGTATCAAAGAGTACAGGTGCCCAGAATCAAGCGAAGGATACCACGGCACAGACAAATATCACGGCAGCGCAGGAAGCTGCCAACCAGCAGATTCTGGACAATGGGAAGAACACGTTCCGGGAAAACCAGACTGCCAATATTTACAACATGACAGGCTTTTCAGCAGGAGCAGTTCCTAACCGAAGCCTTGGGGTCGATGTTTCAAGTTACCAAGGAACGAACATGACACCATATGCCCAGGCTGGCGCAACGTTCTCAATCGTTAAGGTTTCACAGGGGACGGGGTATGTTAACCCGAACGCTGCTGGCCAAATTAGGTCATCAGAAGCAAATGGAATGATGACGCAGGGATACCACTATGCAATGTTTGGCGGGAACGCTGGTGCTGCTAACGCCGAGGCCGCCCACGCAATTGCGGCCGCTCAGCAGGTAGGGTTACCAAAGGGGACGTACCTAGCGTGTGATTACGAACAGTACGCAAGCGGGGATGTTAACGCCAACACGAACGCCGTTATTGAATTTATGCAACGGATTAAGGATGCTGGGTACACTCCGCTTCTGTATTCTGGAGCATATTACATGAAAACCTACCTTAACCTAAACGCAATTGTTAATCGGTTTGGAAATTGTTTGTGGATTGCGTCATACCCGACAATGTCGGCGGTTGATGGCCCTAACTTTAATTACTTTCCAAGTACTGATGGGATTATCATGTGGCAGTATACGGATAACTGGAAGGGAATGAACGTTGATTCCAGCGTAAACGTATTACCGATGCAGACTGCTAACCATCATGCACCAGGGTTCTATTCGCCGGATGGTGGTAAGACAACGTACTACTATGATGAAAATGGTAACCAGGCTTTTGGCTCTCAATTTGTATGGGGTCATTGGCGGTACTTTAATCCGCATACGGGTGCACAGGTAAAGGACGGCTATGCGACGTTTGATGGTCATACGTACTATTATGGTGCTGATGGGAGTCAGGTATATGGCTCGCAATTAATTAATGGCCACTGGCAATACTTTGACCCGCACACTGGCGTTCAAACAATTAGTAGTTTTGCTTCGTTTAATGGGCACACATACTATTATGATGAGAACGGTAATCAGGTGTACGGCTCTCAATTTGTATGGGGCCACTGGCGGTACTTTAACCCGCATACGGGTGCGCAGTTAAAGAACGGCTATGCAACATTTGGTGGCCATACGTATTACTATGGCGCCGATGGAAGTCAAGTATACGGTTCTCAGTTGGTCAATAACCATTGGCAGTATTTTGACCCGCATACGGGTGCCCAGGTGAAGAGCGGTTATGCGACGTTTGGTGGTCGTACGTACTACTACGACGAAAATGGTAATCAGGTATATGGTTCTCGGTTGGTCAACGGTCACTGGCAATACTTTGATCCACATACTGGCGTCCAAACAATTAGTAGTTTTGCTTCGTTTAATGGGCACACATACTATTATGATGAGA